>OEPC01000001.1_pt1 | contig 41166 bp, 49 predicted proteins | sample 1539491 | NCBI WGS metagenome assembly OEPC01 (sample SAMN02393684, study PRJEB22366) | soil metagenome | biome: freshwater stream | place: Canada: Laurel Creek, Waterloo, ON | reverse complement strand
GGCGCTCTTCCGCTTCCTCGCTCACTGACTCGCTGCGCTCGGTCGTTCGGCTGCGGCGAGCGGTATCAGCTCACTCAAAGGCGGTAATACGGTTATCCACAGAATCAGGGGATAACGCAGGAAAGAACATGTGAGCAAAAGGCCAGCAAAAGGCCAGGAACCGTAAAAAGGCCGCGTTGCTGGCGTTTTTCCATAGGCTCCGCCCCCCTGACGAGCATCACAAAAATCGACGCTCAAGTCAGAGGTGGCGAAACCCGACAGGACTATAAAGATACCAGGCGTTTCCCCCTGGAAGCTCCCTCGTGCGCTCTCCTGTTCCGACCCTGCCGCTTACCGGATACCTGTCCGCCTTTCTCCCTTCGGGAAGCGTGGCGCTTTTCCGCTGCATAACCCTGCTTCGGGGTCATTATAGCGATTTTTTCGGTATATCCATCCTTTTTCGCACGATATACAGGATTTTGCCAAAGGGTTCGTGTAGACTTTCCTTGGTGTATCCAACGGCGTCAGCCGGGCAGGATAGGTGAAGTAGGCCCACCCGCGAGCGGGTGTTCCTTCTTCACTGTCCCTTATTCGCACCTGGCGGTGCTCAACGGGAATCCTGCTCTGCGAGGCTGGCCGGCTACCGCCGGCGTAACAGATGAGGGCAAGCGGATGGCTGATGAAACCAAGCCAACCAGGAAGGGCAGCCCACCTATCAAGGTGTACTGCCTTCCAGACGAACGAAGAGCGATTGAGGAAAAGGCGGCGGCGGCCGGCATGAGCCTGTCGGCCTACCTGCTGGCCGTCGGCCAGGGCTACAAAATCACGGGCGTCGTGGACTATGAGCACGTCCGCGAGCTGGCCCGCATCAATGGCGACCTGGGCCGCCTGGGCGGCCTGCTGAAACTCTGGCTCACCGACGACCCGCGCACGGCGCGGTTCGGTGATGCCACGATCCTCGCCCTGCTGGCGAAGATCGAAGAGAAGCAGGACGAGCTTGGCAAGGTCATGATGGGCGTGGTCCGCCCGAGGGCAGAGCCATGACTTTTTTAGCCGCTAAAACGGCCGGGGGGTGCGCGTGATTGCCAAGCACGTCCCCATGCGCTCCATCAAGAAGAGCGACTTCGCGGAGCTGGTGAAGTACATCACCGACGAGCAAGGCAAGACCGAGCGCCCAATACGCAAACCGCCTCTCCCCGCGCGTTGGCCGATTCATTAATGCAGCTGGCACGACAGGTTTCCCGACTGGAAAGCGGGCAGTGAGCGCAACGCAATTAATGTGAGTTAGCTCACTCATTAGGCACCCCAGGCTTTACACTTTATGCTTCCGGCTCGTATGTTGTGTGGAATTGTGAGCGGATAACAATTTCACACAGGAAACAGCTATGACCATGATTACGCCAAGCTTGGCTGCAGGTCGACGGATCCGCCGAACGACAAGGCCGGCACCAGCGTGACCAATCGCGCCAAGATCTATGACGCGATCGACCTCGTGTGGCGCAACCGGGTCGGTGAAATCCACAACCTCAACCCGCATCTGGGCCGCGTTCAGGCCCGCACCCTGGTGATGCACATCACCAACGACCTGTGGCTGAACTTCAAGCTCGCCCAAAAGGCGGTCGAGCGCATTCCCGGCGCCGATCTCATCGCCCAGGAGAGCCCGGTCGCGCATTATGGCGTGTTCTCGATCATCAACCACAAGATCCACGATCCAAAATTCGTCGCGTTCCTCGAGGACGTGGCGCGGCTGGACAACGCCCAGAAGTTCGAAGCCAAGAACTACAAGGTGCCCGGCGTCGCCGCCAAGATCGACCCGAATAGATCGTTCTGGAAAGATGCCGTGACCTATCCGTTCCCGGTCAAGTACAAGACCGCCAAGGACTCCACCGGAACGTCCTGGGAAATCGGCTATATGGACGAGTATGCCGGCACCGATCCCAATCCGCCGGTGCTGGTCGTGATCCATGGCAAGGGCGCGTTCGCCGGCCACTACGGAAACGTCATCAAGCTCGCCGTGCAGCGCGGATTGCGCGTGATCGCGCCCGATCTGCCGCATTACGGCATGTCCGGTCCGGGCAATCTCGACAAGAATCCGGCCCGCTCCCTGCAGGACATGCGCGACGTCGTGCACGACCTCGTCGTCAACCAGCTCGGCGTCAAGAAGGCGTTCTATCTCGGCCATTCGCTCGGCGGTCAGGTCGTGCTCGGTTACGCGTTGAGCTGGCCCGACGCGGTGAGCGGACTGATCCTCGAAGCGCCCGCGGGCCTGGAGGAATACCCGAAAGACATTCCGGTAGGACCCGGCAAGACGGCGCCGCTGTTCGACAAGGCAATCGGGCGCGACTTCAACAAATGGAAACAGGTCTGGGACCAGACCGGCATCCTGAAGAGCGAAATCGAGCGTTCCGAGCAGAACGTCCGCGACTTCTACTACTTCAAGAAGCGCGATCCGGCGACGGACGTGGTGACGAAGAGCAAGAGCGGCTACTTCATGAACGACAGCGAGTATGCCCGCTTCCATACCGAACAGCGCGTTGGCCTGACCAAGGGCAACCCGAAGGAGCTCGAGCAATGGTCTAACGTCTTCATCTTCGACATCTACGGCATGGTGGTCGAGCTGCAGAAGGACGATCCGAAAAATCTCTTCAATCGGCTCACGCAGATCAAGGCGCCGATCTTCCTCGCCTTCGGCGCCAAGGAACCGTTCATTCCGGGCACCGGGCTCAACGGTCTCAAGGATCTTGCCGGCGACATCATCGTTCCCTTCACGGACCGGATGACGCTGGCGGGAAACCGGCCGACCGTGAAGGTCTATCCGGACACCGGACACTTCATTCACACCGATAATCCGGTGGAGTTTTCCAACGATGTCGTCGAGTACGTGACGACAGGCCGCATCAATGTCAACTCGCCGGTGGCCATTGACCGGCTGATCAACGGCGCAACCAATGAGACCGCGTACGGTGTCGCGCCGACGCCCCCGGGCGCGGCGCCGACCGCTGGTCTGAACAAGTAAGGAAGCAGTATGGCTCGGGTGCTTGCGGGCGAGGTGCAACTGGGCTGGCGGGAGTGGGGTGAAGGCGGCACCACCGTCGTCTTCATCCACGGCAATCTCGCCAGCAAGGACTGGATCGAGTTCGCCGCACCGATGTTTCCGGAAGATTTGCGGGTGATCGCGATCGACTGGCGCGGCTGCGGCGACAGCGACCGTCCGAAGCCCGCCGAAAATTATACCAACTACACGATGCAGCAGCACGCCCTGGACATGCTGGCTGCGCTCGACGCGCTGAACATCCCGTTCTGCCACCTCGCGACCCATTCCACGGGAGGGATCATCGCGGCCCGCATGATGCTGATGCAGCCGAAACGTTTCGGACGGGTGCTCGCGCTCGATCCGGTGACGCCGCTCGGCATGTCGTTCAATACCGAGCAGATCGGGCTGTTCCGCGCCATGATGGCGAGCCGCGATATGACCCGCGCGATGATGGCGACCGCAGCGGTTTCGCTGTTCGTGCCGGAGAGCCTGGCGCCGAACATGATGCCGGTGTTTCGCGAGGGGCTTGGCAAGCTGCAGGCCTTTTTCGATCGAATTGTGGATCAAACCTTCGGCGTTTCCGAAGGCATCTGGATTGGCACGGCCTTCAACCTGAACCTGGAACGGGAGAGCGGGGAGCTCGCACGCCGCATGCCGAAAATCACGCAGCCGCATCTGGTGATCTGGGGCGAGAGGGACGGCTGGATCGCCCCGGCCGATCTCAGGACGATGGCCGCCGCGATGCCCGACTGCCGGCTGGTGGTGGTGCCGGGCATCGGACATTCGATGAATCTGGAGTCGCCGGCACTTTACGCCGGTTATTTTGGCGCGTGGTTCGGCGGCCTGGCGGCCGGCAGCGACGACCGCAGCTACGGCGATATCCATCAAGGCTCGAAAGAGGAAGTGTAGCAGACGTTTCTTTTCAACACGAGGAAGACAACGGAGAAAGATATGAGCAGTCAAAATCCAGCCGATGACGTTCGGGCCGCGGTCGCCGAGAGCCTGAAGCAGGCAAAGTCAGCAGCGGAGAATTATTTCCAGACCATCGAGAAGGGGTTGGCATCGTCGCCGCTGCCGCTCGCCGAGCCGACCAAGGTGTTCAGGGAATATCTGCAGCAGATGATCGCCAACAGCTTCGATCATTCCAACAAGCTGGTCCATGCGAAGGATATTCAGGAGGCCGTCAAGATTCAGACGGAATTCTTCCAGAGTCAGTTCAGCAGTCTCACCAGCCAGGCGCAAACCATGGCCGAAAACGCCATGAAGACGGCCTCCGGCATGTTCAAGATGCCAGGCAGCAGCTGAGGCGACGGGAAGGCGGCGCCGTTGGCGTGCAGCTGAAAATCGCCCGGGGAGCTATTCTCCGGGCGACAGGGCGTCAACGTCGCCGTGAAAGCGTCGGCATGCATGGGTGGCAACTGCTCGAACATGGAGCCGTTGCGTTCCCTGCCAAGCGACTGAAGCAGGAGTAGACGGAAATGGGCACGTTGACAGGCAAGGCCGCGGTTGTGACCGGCTCGACCAGCGGCATCGGGCTGGCCATAGCGCGGGCGTTCGCGGGTGCCGGCGCCAATGTCGTCATCAACGGATTTGGGACGGCCGCCGACATCGAGAAGGAACGCACCGCCATCGAGACCGACTTCAAGGTCAAGTCGGTGCATTCGCCCGCCGACATGAGCAAGCCGGCCGAGATCGCCGAAATGATCGCGCTCGGCGAAAAGACATTTGGGTCGGTCGATATCCTGGTCAACAATGCCGGCATCCAGTTCGTGTCGCCGATCGAGGAGTTTCCGCCCGAGAAATGGGAAGCCATCATCGCCATCAATCTGTCGTCGGCGTTTTATGCGGTCCGTGCCGCCGTGCCCGGCATGAAGAAGCGCGGCTGGGGCCGCATCATCAATACCGCTTCGGCGCATTCGCTGGTGGCGTCACCCTTCAAGTCGGCCTATGTGTCGGCCAAGCACGGCATCGCCGGCCTCACCAAGACCGTGGCGCTGGAGCTTGCGACCTTCAAGATCACCTGCAACTGCATCTCGCCGGGCTATGTCTGGACGCCGCTGGTGGAAAAGCAGATTCCCGACACCATGAAGGCGCGCAATCTGACCAAAGAGCAGGTCATCCACGACGTGCTATTGGAAGCGCAGCCGACCAAGGAATTTGTCACGTCCGAGCAGGTGGCGGCGCTGGCGCTGTTCCTGTGCGGCGACGATGCGGCGCAGATCACGGGGACCAATCTCACCATCGACGGCGGCTGGACCGCGGCATAGTTCTTCTAGCATTCCCGATAGTGGAATGGTGGCCCGATCTACGGCAGCTTGATGATTGGCTGGTCGAGGCCGGCGCTGTCTAATTCTGCAGGTCGAGATCAGCCAGTTGTCGGCGGTCCAGCAGCACGATCTGGCGCTGGTTGGCCCCGATGAAGCCGAGAATGCCCCGGCTGTGCAGGTTGGAGAGGGCGCGCGACACCGTCTCCAGCGTAAGCCCGAGATAATCCGCGATGTCGCGGCGGCACATCGGCAGCGCCATGCATCCGGCGGCCGTCAGCCGATTGTCCATCTCGAGCAGGAAGGTGGCGACACGCTCCAGCGCCGTCTTGCGGCCCAGCAGCAGCATGTGGTCCTCGGCGTGCTGGAGGTTGGTGGTAGTGAAACTCAGCAGATTGCGGGCGACCATCGCGTCGCTTTCCGCCACGATCTCGAGGCTGCGCCGCCGGGTCAGTCGCAACGTCGTGTCACCGATCGCTTCGGCGGTAAAGCGATGGAAGTCCCCGTTCTCCAGGCCGAAAACGTCGCCGACCAGGTGGAAGGCACCGATCTGGCGGCGGCCATCCGAGAGCAGCTTGTAGGTACGTACCGCGCCTGAGGCGACCTGGTAGACGTACTCCGCCGGCTCCTTCTCGCCGTAAATCTCGGCGCCCTTCTTGTAATGGAATTCGCTTGCCGCAATGTGAGTGTGAAACGCTCCTTCACGCTGGCCGGCCTGGGAGCGGACATCGCCAAGCGCATTCGCGTTGGAGCGGGAAAGCATGGATCAACTCCGCATTTGATCGGGCAGAACACTTTCGGGACAGTCTGTAGGTGGAATATGACGCCTTGGTCCATTCGTAAGCACGCTTTACGACAGGTCCCAGTACCGGCACTATTGTCCCAGAGGACAGTGTGCTCTTCTTTCTGCGCCGCCGTTGACCGGATATTTCCGATTTTTATTCTTAATGCCAATTCTCGCCGCATCGGTTGCCGAGCCAGCGATATGACAGGATTTGTCCGGATCATAGCACCGGTGGTTTTGCTCGCGGGTGCGCCGGGTTCGGGTTCAGTGGCGGCGGGGGAAAATTCGCCCGAGTTCGATCCTGCATGGAAAAGCAGCAGGATGTGATCAACCTGATCATGGATGCGATGATTGTGATACTGTATGGAAGTACCGGGGACGGGCGAGCGGAATTGAACGGCGGTGGGCCTGTCATTTCGATTTCCGGTTCGCGACGCGGAATCCCGCCGGATACCCACAAAGATGTGGTCGATCCCTTCCTCATCACGAAAGAGCAGGCATGAGAATTCGGCGGTCAATCGCGCGCGCCGTCGTTCCGGCGCGCCAGGAACGAATATGGGCGGAGCGCCAGGGTCGGGGCGGGGCCGCATTCCGCGTCTGCCTGCCATCGTTCGCAGTCTGAGGAGGGAGGATTGTCAGGGATCGTTCATATCGTCGATGACGATGAATCGTTTCGAACCGCGATCGCGCGCAGACTGAAGAAGGCAGGTTATGAGGTGGCCACCTATCCGTCGGCGCAGCAATTGCTGGACCGCTTGCCGGACGAGAGCGAGCCGGGCTGCATCCTTCTGGATGTCCGGATACCGGGATTGAGCGGGCCTGAGCTGCAGAGCCGCCTGAGCGAACTTGGATCGACCCTGCCAATCGTCTTTCTCACCGGTCATGCAGATACCCAGACTACCGTCCAGACGATCAAGGCCGGCGCCGAGGATTTCCTTACCAAGCCGGTGACATCAGAACTGTTGCTCCACGCCATCGAGCGGGCGCTTGCGCGTCACGGGGCCGCGCGCGGCCAGCGAAGCAAGCTGGATGCTGCGCGCGCTCGCATCGCGACGTTGACCCCGCGCGAACGACAGGTATTCGAGCTTGTCGTCCGCGGCAAGATCAACAAGCAGATTGCTCACGAATTGGGGACCTCGGAGCGCACCATCAAGGCGCACCGGCAGCAGGTCATGGAGAAAGCCAACGCGGAATCTCTGGTGGAGCTGGTTGCGATTGCGGAGTTGCTCGGCATCCCCAGCCAGGCCTCTGCCGGGCTCGAGCGCGACTGAAGGCGAACCTCCCTGCCGGAATCGGGTTCCGATCAGGGGTGTCCCAAAGGACAATAGCCAGAGGGCGTGGCCAAATGTAATGGATGATGCTGCAGCCTGCCGCGGGATTGGGGTGTGTCAGGCGCGTTTCCCTGAACCGCTTTTGCCCGGCAGGGCGTGTAACTTTGTGGTGGCGATTGAATTGAGATCAGGCCTTTGAACCCTTCAGGCAGAAAAACCGTTTTTGTCGTTGATGACGATGCCTCCACGCTGAGGGGGGTAAAACGCCTGCTTCGGGAATACGGCTTCGACGCCGTGCTGTTCAATTCCGCGGAAGCCCTGCGGACTCATGATCATTTCGACGAGGCCTGCTGCATCATCCTCGACATCAACCTGCACGACGAATCCGGCATCGATTTGCGGCGCCAGCTCACGGCGGCCGGCATCTCGCTTCCCGTCATCTTCATCACCGGCAATGACAATGATATTACGCGCAAGGCTGCATTGGAGTCCGGATGCGTTGCCTATCTGACCAAGCCGTTTGCGGCGAAATCATTGATTGATCCGCTCAGAATGGCCTCATAGATCGGGCAAGCCAGGTCCGGCCGTCATTCCACGATGGTCTGCTCGAACACCTGCGTCGGAGCGCCCTTGCGGACCGTCTCGAACCGATCGAGCGGCACCGTCGTGATAATGGTCAGGATGTTGGTATCGACGACTTCCACCAGCAGCTTGGTGCCGGCTTCCATCGCCCTGACCAGCTTGACGTCGGCGAGCTCGCCGGCAATGCAGCTATTGGTCATGCACCAGGAGTAGGGGATGAGATACGGCGCCCCCTGATCGACGGTGAGCTTGACGCCGGCCTGCAGATAAAGGCCGACCGGCAGCAAAATCCGCAGCCGCGCCGTACCGTCGCCTTCGCGCTCGATCAGATCGACGCGGACGGCGGTTTGGCCGGATTCCCAGGCGCCGTTGATCGTCGTTCGGCAGACCTGTGGCGCACCGCCGGCCTTGAAACAGAATTTGCCCCAATCGCCATACTTGATCTCCCTGGTCTCGCGCTGGCCGCGTGGTCCGACCTCCGGCTCGCCGGGCTTGTTGTTGGCGTAGATGCCCTTTGGTGCCGTCGTCTCGGCAGCTCGCGCGGGCGCGAGCGTCAGGCCGGCCAGCAGCAGGATCGCCAGCCCGCCCAGCACGGGGCCTGGCCTTGGATTTCGTCGCATTGAATGCCGATCACTCATGCTCAATCTCCGTCTTCCGCCTTGATGTCACGGGTGCCGATTAAAGGGATCAGCAGAGCCGCTATCAGCACTTGCAGAACGTATCGATGTAGCACGGCTACTGCCGGGAACTGGCAATGCCGCGGTTCCCGGTCTGGAGCGGTAGTTTCCGGCTAGTATCGCTGCGCGACGAACTTCATGCCGCGCAGGGACTTCTGGTCATCATAACGGCCCTTGCTCGAGCGTTTCGGCAATTTGACCTTGTCAGGCGACAGACGCTTGTAGGGGATCGCCTTGAGCACATGCGAAATGCAGTTCAGGCGCGCGCGCTTCTTATCGTCCGAGCGGACCACGAACCACGGAGCGTGCCTTGAATTGGTGGCCTTGAACATCATGTCACGGGCCCGGGAGTAATCGTACCACTTATCGAACGACAGCACGTCCATCGGGCTCAACTTCCACTGCCGCAGCGGATCGTCGATCCGGGCGGCGAAGCGCTTCTCCTGTTCCTGCATTCCGACTTCCAGCCAGATCTTGATCAGGATGACACCGCCCTCGACGATATATTTTTCGACTTGCGGGCAAAGCGTCAGGAAACGCTTGTGTTGCTCAGGAGTGCAGAAGCCCATCACATGTTCGACCCCGGCGCGGTTGTACCAGCTGCGGTCGAAGATCACGATTTCTCCCGCGCCCGGGAAATGCTGCATGTAGCGCTGGAAATACATCTGGCTCTTTTCCCGGTCGGAAGGCGCGGGCAGAGCCACCACCCGAAAGACGCGCGGACTGACCCGTTCGGTAAGCGCCTTGATGGTGCCACCCTTGCCGGCGGTATCGCGCCCCTCGAACAGGATGATGGCCCGCAGGTTCTTGGCCTTTACCCACTGCTGGAGATGACAAAGCTCGACCTGGAGCTTGCGCAGCTCCTTCTCATAGACCTTCCGTTTCATCTTGGATGCGGGTGCGTCGTCTTGTGCCATGTGGAAGCCTTGCTGTTTGATGGATGAGACAGGTGCTGAAAACGATCAATCGTCCCAGCTCAGGACAATGCTGACGTCGCCGGGAACGCCGCCCGGAAAATCGATGATTTGATAGCGGATACGGTAGCCGCGCGGCTGCAGATAGTCGATCCACAGCCGGTATATTTCCCTGGCCATTCCGGTCAGGGTGTTTTCCCAGCCCGCTTCCATCTGGCTGATGGCGCGGCCACGGTCGGTGCAGAGCGTGTTGGGAAATCGATAGATCTGAACCTCGCTCATGCCATTGCGCACCGCACGCTGAATGACGGTGGCGGCCAGTTTGACCTTTTCGTCCTCGGAAAGGCCGGACGGCTTGCCGAGCTCGTCAATCAGCCTTTGCTTCTCGGCCTGGGCGGCCAGCAGGCGCCTGGCATGTTCGTCGGCCTTTTCCGCTTCCCTGAGGGCCGCCTGTCGCTGGATTTCCTTCGCCGTGGGCAGCAGGTCGTTGATGTTTGCCAGCATGGCAGTTTTCCCCGCTTGAGTTCGTCACAAGGAACTCTTGAATTCGTCACAATGAGCTAAAGGCGCTGACGTCTGGTTTGATTCAGATCAAGAGTCGTGAGGTGGCGCTCGGCCTCTCTGGCTCTCCGCGCACGCGATTTCATGCCATGCGCGGCATGCCGGTACCCCCGGGCGGAAGTTTGATCTAGATCAAGACAATTCGAGCCGTCATGCGGACTGATGGCGCTGAACGCGAGACCATACCGGTAGGCGGCGAGGAGGCATCTTTGGCGGGCCCAACACATCCGGCAGCGACGCACCATCTGCCGTTTTTCATCACGGCTCCGGGTGAAACCGACGTGCTGTACTACGTGACGCTGGGCGTTGTCGTCCTGGCCATCGTGGCCGTCGGCGTCATTTTCCTGACGATTCATTCGCTTCCGGAGCGAATGGCGCACAAGTCGAAGAAAATTCAGATGGATATCGTCGCTGTCCTCTGTCTGCTCGCCTTGTTCACCCACAATCATGCCTTCTGGTTCGCGGCCCTGTTGCTGACATATATCGATATCCCCGACTTCCTCAGTCCGTTCCAACGCATCGCAAGCTCGGTGGAATCGCTTGCCGGCCAGGACGACGTCAGCGAGCGCATCGATCCTTCCGGCACCACCCCGCCTGATGCCAAGATGGCCGAGCTCCGCCGCCAGGGCGACAAGGGGGCCGCCCATGCTTGAACTGATCCTGTGTTCGTTGCTGACGCTGCTGCCGGACTATCTGGTCCGGCGCTATGTGCAGGGCAAGCGTATTGGTCACGAAATAACGCTGTTCTCGGTCTGGTACGAGCTCCGCATCGGCATCACGACCTGCCTGATGCTCACCGTGCTGCTGATTGCGGTGGTGCTGTACAATCATCCGGCGTCCCACAGCGTCACCGCCCTGTTCCGGACCATTTCGATATTTCCCGAGATCGGCGGCCGGGTGTCGGAGGTCTACGTCGGATATAACCAGAAGGTGAAAAAGGGAGACAAGCTGTTCAAGATGGACAGCTCGAGGCAGGAAGCCGTGATCAAGACCGCCCGCGCCAAGATCGCCGAAGTGGAGGCTGCGGCTGAAACGGCCAAGGCCGACGTCATGGCCAGCGAAGGCAAGCTCCAGGACGCGAAGGGGTCCCTGGAACAGGCCCTGGACGAACTGCGAACCAAGACCGAGTTGCAGCGGCGCAACGCCGACATCGTTGCCGCGCGCGAGATCGAAAAGCTTCAGACGCTCGTGGCAAGCCGACAAGGCGCCTTCGATGCCGCGGTGGCTTCCAAGCAGTCGCTGGAAACCCGCGTTACGGCGGTTTTGCCCGCGCAAAAGGCCAGCGCAGAGGCAGACCTTGCCGCTGCCCAGGTCGAACTGGAAAAGATGACCACCTATGCGCATGTCGACGGCCGGGTCGACCAGTTCGTGCTGCGGGCCGGAGACGCCATACAGTTGATACCGCTGATGAGGGCCGCGGGCATCCTGATCCCGGAGGGAGCCGGAGAGGGCAGGCTATTTGCTGGATTCAACCAGATCGAGGCTCAGATCATCAAGGTAGGCATGATCGCGGAGGCCACCTGCATCAGCAAGCCGATGACCATTATCCCTCTTGTGGTCTCGGGTGTGCAGGATGTGATCGCCGCCGGTCAGATCATACAAACGAACCAGTTGACCGAGTTGCAGAGGGTCGGTCCGCCGGGCACCGTGACGGCGATCCTCGAACCGCTCTTTCCGGGAGGTCTGGACGACGTTCCGGCGGGGAGCAGCTGCGTGGCCAATGTCTATTCCAACAACCACGACAAGCTCGCCTCCAAGGACATCGGAACGCTGCAGTGGGTCTACCTGCATATCGTGGATGCGGTGGCACTGGTGCATGCGCTGATCATCCGGATACAGGCCATCGTTCTGCCGCTGAAGGCACTGGTATTCGGTGGTCACTAGGCGTCAGTTCGCAAACTGCGGTGCGGCATCTTTGCCGCGCGCGGCGGGATTCGATTTTCGGGAGAGAGAAGAATGAAATGCGGAAGCCGGATTCAGGCAGTCGCCGCCATGATGCTCGGCTTGGCCGTCATTGTGCCGGCCGAGGTTCAGGCGTTCGAACTGTCGGGAGCTTGGGCATCACAGTCCGACCTCTGCAAGCAGGTATTCACGCGGAAGGGCAAGCAGGTGGTGTTTGCCGAGTTTTCCGACCTCTACGGCTCCGGCTTCATCATTGACGGCAACCGGATCAGGGGAAAGACCGCCAACTGCACCATCAAATCGAGAAAGCAGGAAGGCGATAGCCTGGAACTCTCCGCAGCCTGCGCCACCAGCATCATGACGTCGAACGTCCGCTTCCTTCTGAAGGTCATCGACGACAACCACATTTCCCGGTCGATTCCGGACACCGAGGGAATGGTGCTGAAATATTCCAGGTGTTCGACCTAGCAGGACGCCGCACGCGTCCCGCCGCGCTGCTTGCCTTGACTCAGGTCAAGGCGCCGCAACCCAGACCGCCTCAGGTAGTTCGACGAGCAACGGAGGAATAACATGGATCCAGCAAACACCATTCGCGCACTGATTCGAGCGTCGGCAGCGGCCGCGTCGGTCGCCATTCTCGTGATATCGACGGGTCAGGCAGCACGGGCGGATGATCCCGCAAAAATCCTGAAAACGATGTCCGACTATATGGCCGGGCAAAACTCGATTTCGGCGGCCTTCGACAGCGACCTCGAAGTCATCACCCCGGAGCTTCAAAAGATCCAGTTCAGCAGTTCAGGACAGCTGAAGCTCAGCCGGCCCGACAAGCTGCGGATCAGGCGCACCGGAGGCTATGCCGACGTCGAACTGATCTATGATGGCAAGATGCTTTCGCTCTACGGCAACAACGCCAAATCCTACGTTCAGACCGATCTGCCCGGTACCATCGACAAGCTCATCGATACGCTGCAAACCAAGACCGGCGCGAGCATGCCGGGCACCGACCTGCTGTCGAGCAAATCCTACGACGAGCTGATGGCAAATACCACCGAAGGCAGGCACATCGGCCAGGGCGTCGTCGATGGTGTCGAGTGCGAACATCTGGCGTTTCGCGGCGCCGACACCGACTGGCAGATCTGGATCGAAACCGGCGCGCGTCCGGTGCCGCGCAAATACGTCATCACCAGCAAGACGCTCGCCGGCGCGCCGCAATACACCTTGCGCATCAAGGACTGGAAGACCGATGCGATCGCGGATGCGGACGCCTTCGTGTTCAAGGCTCCGGCCGACGCGAGCAAGGTTGCGCTCGACCACGTCGTGATGATGGAATTCGACGAACTTCCCCCCGGTACACCCGCAGGAGCCAAGAAATGACGATATCACCTCACAGGGCTATCATGCTTGCCGCTGCCGCCGTTGTTTTCGCCGGCGGGCTATTCTGGAACGGCAAGGCCACCATCGATGACAGCTTCGTCTCGGCGGCCGAGGCTCGTATTGGACGTCCCTTGACCCCGATGAGCTACGCGGGCGTCGCGCGCAGGACGACCCGTCGCGCCGTTGTCGGCGGCGCGGTGGTCGGCGGTGCGGTCGCGGCCGGTGCCTATGGTACCTATTACGCGCCGACCTGCGTCCAGGTGGTCGATGTCTATGGCCGGGTCGTTACCCAGTGCTGAGGCTGCGCCTGCACCGCATCCATCCTGCGGTTGCGTGCCTCTTCCGCACGCGACCGCAGCATGGTCATTCGATATTTGCCGAGAAGTGACGCCGGTTCGTGGCGCCGATATTGGACGCCATGTTGGTGGCGAGCAACTCGGTGCTGTGCTGGCATCGCAGGATTCCGGGGCGCTCGAAAAGCACCATTGCCCGACAGTTTCCGGGCACGGAAGCAATGGACGTCAAGTATTTCCGGTGCTCGATCCAGGGGTGGGAGATCCCGGGCATCCGGCCTGCCTTCAGCAGCCGCGGCAGATCGTTTTGATCTTGGCCTCGAGGCGACTGTTTTCGATCTCGAGCATGTCCGCCAATGGCCTCTGCTGATCAGAGGAGGTAGCCTGCTTCTGCGCTGGACGTGCAGTCCCCGCGCCCGTGGCCGGCTTGGCTTCCTGAGCCGCCGGCGCTGCGGCCTTGTCGTAGCAGGCGAGGCGGTCGGCGGATTTCTGTATCGTCCGGCAGTCCGGGGCTTGAGCCACGGCGATTCCGGGCAGCAGGCATAGCGCCGTCAGCGCCGCAAGCAAGTCTCATTCCATATTCCTCCGTAACGCCGGGACCTGGCTGGTTCCGACTATCAGCAAACCTTGATCTCGATCAAGCCGCACGCGTCAGGCGGCTGGTGTGCTTGCGGTATAGGCGGTAACCTTCGCATTAGCCATGCCTGCCAGCGCGACCATGCACATGATCCGACGCCGTGACCGCAATTCGCCAATGCACGCCGACGACCTGCGCGCCATATGAGCCGCATGGGTCGCATCGCTTCGACGGGATTGCCGGCCTGGCTGCGGATCGTCGTGGTCGCGGGGCTTGCTGCGGTGATCGCCGGCGCGGGCTTTCTCTCCTGGCGGTGGTATGTTCGCCCGGTCACGCTGACAATTGCGGTCGGATCCGCTGACATGAGAGCCTTCGGCGGGCAACTTGAGGCCCAATGCTATCACGGCCCTTCGGGGCCGCAGTTCCCAATCAGGTTTTGAACTCGAGTCCCTGGCGGTTTCGACCTTGGCGCTGAAGGCGCGCCGTCACTCCCGTAACTTGACAGTGTCTGTGAGCGTCTGAGACAGTACGGCACCGGTGCATTCAGACACCACAACTTCACCCAGTTCGTCCGCTGTGGCGGTCGATATCCGCAGGTTTGCGTGGATTCGACGCTTTGCGACCGACTACGCGTTTCAGTTCGAACACGTAGCCCGGTTCTTCTCGGGCAACCCGGCCAGCCCTGATGCGTGGGCCGAGGCCATCACGCGACGCCAGGCGCAGGTTGGCAGCCCGGAAGACGTTTCACGTGTCCTGCTGGCACAGCAACAGCGCCGGGGCGCCCCGCCCACGGCTCGCGCCGCGGCCGAGCGTCTAGCGGATTCTAAAACCGTCGTGGTGATCACCGGTCAGCAGGCGGGCCTGTTCGGAGGACCGCTCTTCACGCTGCTCAAGGCCGCCACCGCGATGAAGCTGGCGCGGAAGGTCGAAATCGAGCATCAGGTGCCGGTTGTCCCGGTGTTCTGGATCGACGCGGAGGATCACGACTGGCCAGAAGTCAGCGGGTGTACGGTGCTCGATGCGGAGATGACACCGCAGACCATCACCCTTGGTGATCTGAGCGGTGCCGGCCACCTCCCCATCGGGCGCCTCGTGCTCGACCAACACATTACGCATGCCGTCGACGCGCTGCATGCCACTCTGCCCGGCTCCGACTTCACATCGTCATTGATCGACGAGGCGCGTCACGCCTACCGCCCCGGCGTGACTATGGCCGAGGCGTTCGGCCGCTTTCTCGAGAGCGTGCTCGGCCGGCACGGACTCGTCGTGTATGACGCGTCGGATCCCGAAGGTCCACGGCGTGTCGCTGCTCGAGTTCGGCACGCCCGAAGCGATGTGGCATCTCGAGCTGGACGCGTTCCCGGCCATCGTCACCATGGACGCGCACGGCAAGAGCCTGCACCAGGAGATCGAGGCCGCGTCGGCCGAGAAGCTCGCGCTGCTCCGGGCCTGACATGCCGGCCGCGTCGCCCCGCCAGGTCCCGCTCGCCCTCGACGCCGAGTCGTTCCGGACGCTCGGCCATGCGCTGGTCGATCAGCTCGCCGGCCTGCTGGCGGCGGTGCCCGACGGACCGGTGACGCGCGACGAGCCCGCGTCGGCGGTGCGCGCCGCGCTCGATCTCGACGGCCCGCTGCCGGAGCAGGGCACGGCGCCGGGTCCGCTGCTGGCGGAGACCGCGGAACGCCTCTTCGGCCACTCACTCTTCAACGCGCATCCGCGGTTCTTCGGCTACATCACCGCCTCGCCGGCGCCGATCGGCATCCTCGGCGACCTGCTCGCGGCGGCGCTGAACGCCAACGTCGGCGCGCGCGTCCTGTCGCCGGCGGCGACCGAGCTCGAAGCCCAGACCGTCCGCTGGATCGCGCAGCTGATCGGCTTCCCGACGGCGTGCGGCGGGCTGATGGTCAGCGGCGGCAACATGGCCAACCTCGTGTGCTTCTGGGCGGCGCGCGCGGCACGGGCGGGCTGGGACGTCCGCCAGGAGGGGAGCGGCGGCGCGGCGTCGCCGCGGCTGCGCGTCTACGGATCCGCCGAGACGCACACGTGGATCCCGTAGGTCGACAGCGTCACGCCGATCCCCGAGTGCTTGACGCCCGACCACGGCAGCCGCGGGCTCACGCGGTCGCAGCAGTTCCAGTAGACCGTTCCCGCGTCGACGCGCTTGAGGATCCACTTGGACGGATCTATCATTGTTTACTCCTGACTCCAATCATTCTTCAATTACTACCACTTACGGCGGAGTTCCGCTACGGTTCGCGGGACGAGGCCGGCACGGCTGGGAGAGGTCGAGGGCGCGTACGCCGCGGTGCGCCGGTGGCTAGAGCGAGCCGGACGCCCGAAACGTCAGGGGCGGATCTTGGTCGCCCGGCCGGGTGCGTTCCGCCGAGCATCGCCCGGCACCTCGCCACGGTGGAGGAGGCGACCGAGGTGCCGCAACGCTCGCCGGGTCGCGGTCCGCCGTATTGGAAGAGCCGCGTGCTGCGCCTCAAGCTTCTGGTGACGAGGATGAGGGCGCAGGGCGTGCCACGGGCCAGGCGAGAGGTCGCGTAGCAGCGGAGCGACAGCGTGGGTGGACCGCGGTGCGGTGGAGTCTGCGCGCTGGGCGGGGTCGGGCGCGATGGAGCACTCCCGGGCGAGCATCGTGCCGGGCGTGATCGGGGGGCTGAAGGTAGGCTTGGCCGCCCGCGACGATGCGGGTTGACTGGCCAACCGCCCTTGTTTCACTTACGCTCCCCTTGTTTCACTTACGCTCTCAACGTGGATCTTTCTCTAGGGGGCGACGCCGTTCGAGGCGCGTGCGACAGACCGGGCCTCGGATTGCGAGATCGCCGACGGTGTCGCTTTACGCATCTGCTCCGCGGAGGACCTGGTCGTCCACAAGGTCTTCGCGAGCAGGACCAAGGATTGGCTGGATGTGGAAGGTATTCTCGTTCGGCAAGCGGGACGGCTGGACGAGGATCAGATCTTTGCCGAGCTCGAGCCGCTGCTGGAATTGAAGGGAACACCCGAAGCCGCCGAACGGCTGAGGGAGCTCTTGGCGTCTCGAGCATAGACGCCGGGCGCGACAAGGTGGAGCCTGTGCTGGAAAAGCAGCATGCCGCGTGGCCCTGCGCGCTTCTGCTGGTGCCGTCCCTGGTCTGCGGCCAGGAGCCGCGTCCGAGCCCGCCCTCGTTTGCCGCTAGCACGGCGGCGATCACTGTCGACGTCGTGGTTCTGGACAACGACGGACAACCAGTTCGCGGGCTCACGAAAGCGGACTTCAGCGTCTTCGAGGATGGGCGCCCGCAGCCCATCGTCGGCTTCGAGGCGCGCGCGCTGGCGATCTCGCTGCCCGCAGGCTCGGTTGATGGTGTGCAGACAGACCGCAGCGCCGGTGAGCCTTCTGCTCGCGTCTTCGCCATTCTTATCGACGATCTCGGGCTCACGTCGTTGGTTGCGACGCGCGTGAAGGAAGCGATCGGCCGCTGGCTTCGAGAGGAGGCGAAGCCTGACGACGACATCACGATGGTCAGCGCCAGCGGGGACATGTGGTGGAGTGACGAGGTCCGTGGCGGCCGCGGAGATCTTCTGGCCGTGTTGGACCGGCTCAGGGGAAAGAGACCCCCGCCGAGCGTGAGCGACGACGCGATGACCGACGTCGAGGCGTACCACATCGTGGTGAACGAGGGAGCTTTTGGCGAGGAGATCCTCCAGCGTGTCAATAGGCGCTGGACGCGCACGCAGGCCTGCGCACCCGGCTCTTGTGAGTCTCAGATCCGCATGATGGCGGCCGGTCTCCAGGACCAGCGGAAGCGGCGGACACGGGTCCTCCTGCTGGAGAGGCTGCAGCGCCTGGGCGACGACCTGGCGGGTCTCCCCGGGCGGAAGGCCGTTCTGTTGATCAGCGAGGAATTTCTCGATGACACATCCGCCGCTCAGGAGTTTCGGCAGGCCATCGAGGCCGCCCAGCGAGGCAACACGGCCGTGTATTTCAGCGGCGCCTTGGGACTCAGGGGACTTTCGGCGTTCTCGGCTGATCAGAAGGACGTGGGAGACCTGGGTGCCGTCGGCAGTGACTTGGCGGAGGCGACCACCGGCGGCGAGCGCGTGGCCGAGGACACCGGCGGCGTGGCGGTGACCACCTCGAATGATCTTGCCGAAGGTCTCGAGCGCATGGCGACCGACTCGTCGGCGTATTACCTGCTCGGCTATCAGCCGGAGCAGCTGCCCGACGGGAAATGGCACAAACTCAAAGTCAAAGTGGCGCGGCCTGCAGTCACGGTACGCGCACGGCGCGGCTATTTCGCCGGCGGCGACGTCGCGCCGGCGAAGAAGAACAAGAAAGAGAAGAAGTCCAAGGCCGCGTCGAGTTGGGAGTCCGCGCTCGTCGCGGGAGGCAGTCGAGGCACGATCCCCGTGCGCATGCGCTGTCACGTGTTGGGGCCCGGAGAGGGCGACACTGCACGTGTGCTCGTCGTGCTCGAGATCGATGGAGAGCGCGTGCGGTCGCCGTCTCTGGGCCTGACGATCCTGGCGATGAACCGGGACCGGGCGACGGTCACCCATCTCGTGCAGAACCTGGTGCTGTCGAAGAACGCGAATCGCGAGTGGTGGGCGTTCTTTCGCGAGATGCAAGTGCCTCCGGGTGCGACCCAGGTGAGAGCCGTGATACGCGAGAAGCCGGGGGAGGGCCTGGCCATGGTGACCGAGAGGCTCGCGGTACCAAACGCGAAAGAGCTCTACGTTTCGACGCCGGTCATCAGCGACACGACAAGGGCGTCGGCCGTGGAGAGCGAAGTGCCCTACCTCGTCCCGACGGCTCGCCGTCGATTCACGCGAGGGGAGCGGGTGTACGTCCAGTATGAGGTGTATCGCTTCGGCCGAGAGCCAGAGAACGGGGCCCGAGTCGCCGGAGGTCACGCGCTCTACGGTCCGGACGGCAGGATCGTGGACTTTGCGCCCGTCACACCGATCGCCACCGACGGAACGCGGGTGGTGAGGCGGATCGCCCTTCCTGCGGATCGCCTCACGCCTGGAAACTACGAAATCGTGCTGACGCTGCACGACGCGGTGGCCGAACGAACACTGTCGACACGCGAGGCCTTTGCAATCGATGATCGGGATTCCGAACGCGAGCCTACCGAGCCGCCGGCATGGTGAGTCTAGACGGTTACCGCTAGCGGAGAGGCGGCTCGGCAGCCCGCCGTCGTTGCACCTCGGCGACGAAGAGCTCGGCCAACGCCGTCGCCTGGGGACATCCTGATCGTCGAGATTCCAAGCGGTGATGCGCCCGTCATCCGCCTGCGCGGAGCGCTTCCGCACGCCCGCACGGCGGGCCTGGCCCCGGTCCTGGACGCGGCGGTCGCTTCGTTCCGGCCAGGCACCAACGTTTCAGAGTGCTACATCGTCGCCCGCGTGACGGGCGACGCCGTCGAGGGACACATCGCGTCGCCCTCCCCCGAGGCGGTGCGCTTCGCGGGTCGCCTCGGCTCCGCCGCCATCCGGCTCGTGGATCGCTGACGCGAAGGCACGACCGTCGACGAAGGCGCGCGCAAGTCGACGGCGGGCGATCCGCACACATACACCTTGCGCTTCTACACGTCAGGTGCTATACCTTCCATATGACGAAGGGACAGGTATGGTGACTCCTCCGCGTTCGGACTTGCCACAAGGCACCCTCGATCTGCTGGTCCTGAAGGTCGTCGCTCTGGGCCCGCTGCACGGCTACGCCATCGCCCAGCGGCTGCAGCAGATCTCCCGCGACGTCGTGCAAGTGCAGCAGGGCTCGCTCTACCCGGCCTTGCATCGGCTGGAGAATCGCGGGCTGCTCGCCGCCGAATGGAAGCTGTCGGAGACCGGCCGCGAGGCGAAGTTCTATCGGCTCACCAGGAAGGGCCGGACACACATGGACAGCGAGGAAGCCACCTGGCGGCGTCTGACCGATGCCGTCGGACTGATCCTGGCAAGCGCGCCGCGAGGCAGCCGATGAGATGGTGGCTGCGTCTGTGGCACAGACGGCGCCTCGAGGCGCAGCTCGACACGGAGTTGCGCGACCACCTGGAGCGCCAGACCGCGGAGTACGTGCGGCAGGGACTGGCCGCAGACGAGGCTCGGCGGCGCGCGTCGATCGAGCTCGGCGGCCTCGAGCAGGTCAAGGAGTCGTGCCGCGACGCCCGCGGAACCCGCTGGCTCGAGGATCTGGGTCAGGACTTGCGCTATGGCTGGCGCGGCCTGCGCCGCAGCCCGGCCTACAGCTTCGTGGCCGTGCTCTCCTTGGCGCTCGGCGTGGGCGCCAACACGGCCATCTTCTCGCTCGTGGACCGTTTGCTGTTGCGGGCGCTGCCGGTGCGCGAACCACACCGTCTCGCGCGCCTGGCCGGTGGAGGCTGGACTTATGCGATCTGGGAACAGATTCGGGCGCGCCAGTCGCAGCTGGGCGGTGCCGCGATCGCCTGGGCCGACGAGCACGTGGAGTTCGATCTCGCCCGCGGCGGCACGGCGGACCTGGTCCAGGGCCTGTGGGTCAGTGGCGACTTCTTCTCGGTGCTCGGAGTTCCAGCGCGGCTGGGCCGGACGTTGGGACCGGAGGACGACCGCCGCGGCGCACCGCAGGGCGCCGCGGCGGTCATCAGCCATGCTTTCTGGCAGCGTCGCTTCGGCGGTGCCGACGATGTCGTCGGCCGGCGGCTGACGCTGAACCAGGTGCCGTACACGATCGTCGGTGTGACGCCGAGCGGGTTCCTGGGACCCACGATCGGTCAATCCTTCGACGTGGCCGTGGCGTTCGGGTCCGAGCCGCTCATGCACCCGCGCGCCGGTTGGCTGGGCAATCGGACGCGCTGGTGGATCGATGTCATGTTGCGCCTCGACCCGAGCCAGAGCCTGGAGTCTGCGGCGCGCACCCTGCGCGCTCTCCAGCCCCAGATTCGCGAGGCCGCGATCCCACAGGATCTGCCCGCCGCGCGCCTGCGCGGATTCCTGCGCGACGAGCTGCGGCTCGTTCCCGCGACCGCCGCGCCCACCGAGGCGCGCCGCCGCTATGAGCGGCCACTGCTGACGCTCATGTGCGTTGTCGCCCTCGTGCTGCTGCTCGCATGCGCGAACCTGGCCAACCTGACGTTGGCGCGAGCCGACGCGCGGCGGCACGAGCTGACTCTCCGGCTGACGCTCGGGGCGTCCCGCTTCCGCCTTGCACGCCAGCTCATGACCGAGAGCCTGCTGCTCGCCGGCCTTGGCGCCGTACTGGGCCTGCTGTTTGCGCGCTGGGGCAGCCAACTGTTGCTGAGCCAGATCTCGGTGTCTGAAGATGCCGTCGTCCTCGATCTGTCGTTGGACTGGCGCGTGCTCGGGTTCACGGCGGCGGTTGCGACGGGGACTGCGCTGCTGTTCGGGCTGGCCCCGGTGTTCCGCGGGCGGCGCGCCGATCCGATCGAGATCTTGAAACGACCGGGAAGCCGCGCGCTGGTCGGCGAGGACCGTGGGATCCTGCGCAGCCCACTTCTCGTCGTTCAAGTGGCATTGTCGCTGGTGCTGGTCGTCGCTGGCGGCCTCTTCCTGCGTACGTTCTCGAGCCTGGCACTCCAAGACCTCGGGTTCGATCCCACGTCGGTGTACGTGATTCGGCTCGACGCCCAGAACGCCGCGCTCAGCGCGGCGCAGCGTGCGCTGACATACGAGCGTGCCTGGCAGGCCGCGCGCCAGGTTCCGGGCGTCGCCGCCGCGGCAGTGTCGACCCTGACACCGGTCGCGGGAGCGAGCTGGAACAGTCCCTTTCAGGTTCGAGGCCGCGAACCGCTGTCCGAGCGCGAGCGCATGGCCTGGGTCAACGCGGTCTCGCCTGGGTGGTTCCAGACGGTCGGCACGCGTCTCGTTGCCGGGCGCGACTTCGACACCCACGATCGCCCGGGCGCACCCGCGGTCGTCATCGTGAACGAAGCGTTCGCCCGCAAGTACCTGAACGGCACCAGCCCCGTGGGTCAGGTCGTCCAGCGTGAAGACTCGCCGCACGCGCAAGCGCCACCGATCGAGATCGTGGGGCTCGTACAGGACTCCATCTACAGATCCATGCGCGAGCCGCGAGCGCCGATCGTCTACATGCCCATGGCGCAGTTGGCGCCCGACGAGCTCGCGCCCTTTGCGAGCATCAGCGTCCGCCCTGCCGGTGGCGCGCATGAAGGTCTGGCGCGCATCCTCTCGGCGGCCATCGCCTCGGTGGAACCGAAGTTGTCGCTGAGCATCAGTCGGCTGGATGCACAGGTGGACGCGGCGCTGGCGCGCGATCGCATCGTCGCGGCGCTGTCAGCCTTCTTCGCAGCATTGGCCCTGCTGCTCGCCGGTATCGGCATCTTCGGGGTCACGGCCCATGCGGTGGGCCGGCGCCGGGCCGAGATCGGGATCCTCCCTACAACCAGCACCGGTATTTCACGAACTACCACGTCTGGGAGACGTTGACCGCGTGGGACGCGCCCGAGCACTACGGAGTGGCCTGCAAGCGCGTCGACGCGAGGGACGCCGCGACGAGGAGCGTGTTCAACTCGCGCCGGACGATTGCGGACGCCGTCGCTTCCTTGCTGAGCTCGGTCGACGCCGATCTGCTCGTGCTGTCCTACAACGACGAGGCGTGGCTCACGGTGGAGGAGCTGGTCGACCGGTGCGCGGTGAGAGGCGCCGTCGAGGTGCTGGCGTTCGAGTCGCGCCGCTACGTCGGCGCGCAGATCGGCATCCACAGCCCGAGCGGCGAGCGGGTGGGTGAGGTGTCCCATCTCCACAACCGTGAGTATCTCGTGGTCGCAGGGTCGCGTGGGGGAGTCCGGCGCGCCGTCGCAGCCGCGGGTCAGTATCCGTAGGAGCCCGAGCCCGAGTTCCGGTTCGCGGCGGTCGAGGCGCCCGACGCCGGCGGTGCCTTGGCCTTCGCGTTCGTGAACAGGGCGCCCTGCATGCCGATGCCCTCGTGAATCGAGCAGAACACACGGAACACCGAGGCATCGTCGGGAACGGTCACCGTGACGGTGGCCGACTTGCCCGGATTGAGCGCCTGGTCGAAGCCGAGCGCGTCCGACGTGAAGGTGTGGCGGGTGTTGCCCTCGTTCTCCAGGTCGAAGGTGACCTGTTCGCCGGGCTTGACCTTGAGAAACGTCGGGGCGATGTAGAAGTCGTCGAGCTCGACCTTCACCGTGGGTGCCGTCTTCTTGCTGACGTTCTTGGTGCCGTGGTTGTTCACGGTTCCGTCCAGCTTCACGGGCGCCTTCGCCGCGACGGCCGGGCTCGCACCCACGGCGACGATTGCGACGACGGCGGACACCCCGGTCAGCACTCTGCGCATGCGGCTTCCCCTTCTGATCGGGCGGGCTGTCGTGACCGCGTGATCGGTCGGGCGCGAGCGCGGTTGCCTGACGCCCGGTGGGGTTCTACGGGTCAAGTGCTGGAACGGATTGCCTCGACGATACTGTCGCGGTGCGGCAATCCGCCGCAGGGAGCAGCTCGTACATCCCCGTGTGGTCGGTGTCCGACGAAGCATTGGTGGCCGGTCTCGCCTCGGGCGACGAGGAGGCCGCGTCCGCGTTCGTGCGTCGCTTTCAGCGACGCGTGTTCGGACTGGCGCTGACGATCGTGGGTGACCGCCGCGCCGCCGAGGACATCGCACAGGAGGCATTTCTGCGCGCCTGGCGTCACGCCGGTGCGTTCGACGCTCGGCGGGGAAGTGTGGCGACGTGGCTGCTCACGATCACACGCAACCTGTCGATCGACACCTTGCGCGCGAAGAAGCCGATCGCGTTCGACCCGGACGCCATGCTCCGCCTCGACCTCGTCGCCGACGATCGCGAGGCATTCGAGCTCGTCCAACTCGGAGACGACGCCACGCGACTGCGCCTGGCGCTTGCCCGGCTCCCCGTGGAGCAGCGGCGAGCGATCGCGCTCGCGGGCCTCCTCGGGTACACCGCGCGCGAGGTGAGCGAGATCGAGGACATCCCGCTCGGCACCGCCAAGACCCGCATCCGCGCCGCGCTGTTGCGGCTTCGGGCGGCGATGGTCAGCGAGCGTGCGGAATGACGGTGCTCGGCTGCGCGCAGCTTCGTGAGGTGGCGCCCGAGCTTGCGCTCGGGATCCTCGGAGGCGCCGAGCGGGCGGACGCGGTGCTGCACGTCACCGGCTGCGCGTCCTGCCAGCTGTTGGTGGCCGAGCTGGCCGAAGCGGCCGACGCGCTGCCGACGCTCGCGCCGGAGGTCGAACCTCCTCCGGATTTCGAGGCGGGTGTCGTCGCGCGGCTGCGGGAGCCGTTCCGTCGCGCCCGTCGACGGTGGGTTGCGTCGATCGCCGCCGCGGTCGCATTCACCACGATCGTGAGCATCACCGCGGTGCGCGTGATCGAGTCCGGCAGCGACGACGGGCCTGTCGCCGCGCCCCACGTGGCGTCCGCGCCGGTCGAGGTCACGATGATGCGCAGCTCGGGTGCAGTTCCCGTGGGATGGGCGTACGTGACCGACCGTCGCTCGATCGCGGTCTCGGTGAGCTATGCCATGGACGCCGGCACCTACCTCGTGCAGCTGGGCGACAACCCCGGGGTGTCGACGACGTTGGGCACCATGCGCGTGGGCCCCGAGGGTCGCGGATCGTGGACAGGCCGGAGCCCGGTACGTATCCCGCACGGCGGTGTGCTTACCCTCGTCGATCAAGGGGGCGCGGAGGTATGCCGAGGAACCCTGGCGTGACCCCGTACGATGCGGGGCAACGCCCAGCGAAGGGAAGCCCGATGCGTTTGCTCCGAATGCTGCTCGCGACGATGCTGGCGGCCGGCGCGCTCGCGGTGTTCTCCGGTCCAGCCGGAGCCGTGGCGCCGACCACAGACGTCGCGAGGTTCTGCGACGCGGCCAACTCCGTCGGTGATGACCTGGACAACGTCAACCCGGGCAACCTGGGCGACCTGAGTGACAACGTCGACCAGCTGAAGGACCAGCTCGAGGACGCCGCCCAGTACGCGCCGAAGAAGGTCAAGAAGGCCCTGAGCCGGATCGTCAATTACTTCGACGCCGTCGGTGACCTGTCATCGGGTGATCTCTCGTCCGGCGACTTGTCCGACGCCGGGAACGTGGTGAAGCGATTCACGAAGTCGCTGGTGACTTACTCGACGTACGTGTCGCGGAACTGCTAGGGCGAGCCGGTCAGACCTCGGACGGGCTGACGTCGTCGAGGCGTCGAGTCGCGGTCTCGGGGAGCCGAGGAGCCACGAGCACCGCGGCCGCCAGCGACGCGAGTCCGCAGAGCGCGATCGCGGGGCCGAGGCCACCCGCGAAACCCTTGAGCTGGGTGGCGAGCACCAGTCCAGTAGCCGAGCCGCTGACGCCGGCGACGAGGAGGAAGCCGTTCGACGTCCCCCGGACCTCGGTGGGGAACAGCTCGGCATCGAGGGTGCCGAGCGCGAGGCCACCGCAGGCCGCCGCCACGATCGCGATCGCCGGCGTGAGCCAGAGCACGAGGTCGTTGTCGGCGAGGAAGAACACCGCCTGCGTGACCGTGGCGACAAGCAGACCGACGACGGCAACCGGACGCCGACCGCGGGACTCGGCCAGCCGACCGGCTAGCAGCACGCCGATCACTCCGGGCAGGCCCGCGGTGACGACCCGGAAGAACGCGACGTCGGAGTTGGAGAAGTCGTGCGCGTCCGTGAGATAACGGTTGGCGAGTTGTGACGACGGAGCGCTGAACACGTTCGTGAGGAATGCCGCGAGCCCGAGCAGCATGAAGCGGCGCCCGTATTGGCGGTCGAACACCTCGCGGAGCCGACCGAGCCGCGCGCGCCGCTGGGACAAGCGCTCGAACCGGCGGGTCTCGTTCAGGTGCCGCCCGAGGAGCGGGACGAGGAGCACCGCCGCTGCGCTGATCGCGAACGAGAGCCGCCAGCCGTGGTCGCCGAGATCCGCGGTCGGCAGGAGCACGACCGCGAGCCCGAAGCCGGCGCCGAGCGCGAGCGCGAACATCGCGGTGGCGAAGGCCCGTGCCCCTTCCGGGGCCTCCTCGACCGCGGCGATGCCGGCCACGACGAGCACCGTGTTCACCAGTGCGCGTGTCAGCATCTGGGCGCCCGTGAACACCTCGAAGGATGGCGCGACGGCGGTCACCGCGTTGGCCGCGCACGAGCCGACGAGCGCCAGGATGATGAGTCGGCGGCGGCCCATGCGGTCGGCGAGCGCGACCGCCACCAATGACACCAGCACGCCGGCGCGCGCGACGGCCAGCGCAGTGCCGAGTGCCTCGTCGGAGCGGTCGAACGCCCGGGTCACCGCGTCGCCGTTCTGGGTGAGCAGAGATCCGCTGAACTGGGCGATGAGGGCGACGGCGGCGAGCGCGGCGAGCCGCTCCGCCTGATCGGCGGTGAACGGGACCGGCGGCACGATGGGCCAACGCCGGGCCGGTGGTGGCGGGGGAGCGTTGGTGCTGGCGGCCGCGATGCGACCGCCGAGGTGGGGGAGCTGGCTGCGGGTTGCGAGGGCGCACTGGAGCGCGACGAACCAGCCGAAGAACGGGACGCGGAGTCGGGCCGTGGCCGTGAGTCGGACCACGGTCGGCCCGGTGATGGGAGCATCGATGAGCTCGACGGTGAATCGGGCGTTCGCGTCGGGCAATCGGTCAGTCGGGGCGGAAAACGTCTCGGCCCGTTGACCGGCTGCCATGTTCGGCCGGAATTCCAGCTCGGAGAGCGCTCGCCGGACCTCGGTGGGCGGCGCGTCGACCGTGACGAGCATCCCGCGCCGCACGTGCGGCATGCTACGGCGCTCGACCGACCTCACAGAGGAGCTCCAGGATGCCCACGCTTGCCCCCGGCGACCGCGCACCCGCGTTCACACTCGTCGACCAGACGGGGAAGAAGGTCAAGCTCGCCGACTTCAAAGGCTCGAACATGGTCGTCTACTTCTATCCGAAGGCCGACACGCCGGGATGCACGACCCAGTCCTGTGCGCTTCGTGACGCCGAGCCCGACCTCGCCGGGCTCGACGCGGTGGTCGTGGGCATCAGTCCGGACGTCCCGGAGCGTCTCGCCAAGTTCGACGACAAGTACTCGCTGGGGTTCACGTTGCTGGCCGACGAGGACCACGCCGTCGCCGACAAGTGGGGCGTGTGGGGCAAGAAGAAGCTCTACGGCAAGGAGTACATGGGCATCATCCGCTCGGCATTCGTCGTCGACGCGCAGGGCAAGATCGCGGCCTCGTTCTACAAGGTGAGCCCGAAGGACACGGTCCCGAAGGCCACGAACGCGCTCGAAGCGTTGGGTTGACACGAGCTGACACGCATCACGGTCCGACGATGTCGTAGGGTGCGGACATGGCTGCTTCCATGGACGGCAAGACCGTCGTCGTGACCGGTGCCAACTGCGGCATAGGCCTCGAAACCGCGGCGGCACTGGCAGAGGCGGGCGCGCGGGTCGTGATGACGTCTCGCGACCCGGAGCGGGGAGCTGTCGCCCTCGGCCAGGTCAAGGCGCGGACCGGGAACGGCAACGTCGAGCTCGTCCTCCTCGATCTCGCCGATTTCGCGTCGGTGCGCTCGGCGGCACAACAGATCGTCGAGCGGTACGCGCCGATCGACGTGCTCGTCAACAACGCCGGCGTGGTGCTGAGCGAGCGCAAGCTCACCGTCGACGGCAACGAGCGGACGTTCCAGGTGAACCACCTCGGTCCTTTCCTCCTCACGAAGCTGCTCGAAGACTCGATCAAGGCTGCGCCCGCAGGACGGATCGTCGTGGTCTCGTCCGACGCGCACCGTGGCGCCCGGAAGGGTTTGGACTTCGACAACCTCCAAGGCGAGAAGAAGTACTCGGGCTTCCGGGCCTACGGCGCCTCGAAGCTGGAGAACATCCTCTTCACCCGGGAGCTGGCGCGCCGCCTGACCGCTACGGGAGTAACCGCGAACGCCCTGCATCCGGGCATCGTCGCCACGCGCTTCGGCCGGGACGGCGACGTCGGAGTCATGAGCGCGCTCATGGCTCCGATATCGAAGCTGATCGCGATCTCACCGGAGAAAGGCGCAGCGACGTCGGTGTTCCTCGCCTCCGACGCGTCCGTCGACGGCGTGACGGGTGGTTACTGGTACAAGTGCGTGCCGAAGGCGCCCGTGCCGGCCGCCGAGGACGATGACGCTGCGCGGCGCCTGTGGACCGTGAGCGAGGAGCTCACCGCGCAGGCCGCCTGATCGATCGACCGTCCGGGGTCACGCCCCGACGGCGTGGAAGCCCCCGTCGACGTGCACGCGCTCACCGGTGGTGGCGGGGAACCAGTCCGAGAGCAGTGCCACGGTCGCCTTCGCGACGGGCTCGGCGTTCTTGACGTCCCATCCGAGCGGTGCCCGTGCCGCCCAGACTCCCTCGAAGGCTTCGAAGCCGGGGATGCTCTTCGCCGCGATCGACCGGATCGGCCCTGCGCTGACCAGGTTGACGCGTACGCCCTTCGGGCCGAGATCGCGGGCGAGATAGCGGGCGACCGACTCGAACGCCGCCTTGGCGACGCCCATCCAGTCGTAGAAGGGCCAGGCGGCGTCGTCGTTGTCGAAATCGATACCGACGATCGACCCCCCGGACTCCATGAGCGGGAGTGTCGCGGTGGCCAGCGCCTTGAGCGAGTAGGCGGAGATCTCGAGCGCGACGGCAACGTCCTGCCAGGGCGCGTCGAGGAACCCGCCACCGAGGCAGGACTCGGGCGCGTATCCGATGGAGTGGACGACGCCGTCGAGGGTTCCGCCCACTTCGGCGGCGAGCCCGTCCAGATGCGCCTGATCCTGGACGTCGAGCTCGACGACGCGCGGCTCGACGGGGAGCCGACGCGCCACCCGCTCCGTGAGGCGCATCGCCCGTCCGAACGAAGTGAGGATGACCTCCGCGCCCTGTTCCTGCGCGAGGCGGGCGATCGAGAACGCGATCGACGCATCGTTGAGCACGCCGGTGACGAGTATGCGCTTGCCCGCGAGCACGGTTCCTCCTAGAGGGGAGTGTTCGAGTGACGGCGACCGGAACGAAGCTCGCGCTTGGTGGCAAGGCGCGCCAACGCGCCGGCGAGCGCACGACGAGTGTCGCCGGGGTGGACCACGTCGTCGACGAACCCGCGCTCGGCCGCCACGTACGGGTTCGCGAAGCGGTCGGCGTATTCCTCCTCGAGCGCGTGTTGCTCGGCGAGACGGCGCTCGGGATCTTCGATCGCTCCGAGCGCGCGGCGGTGGAGGATCTGGACCGCGCCGGGCGCACCCATCACCGCGATCTCCGCAGTTGGCCACGCGATGCACCAGTCGTTGCCGAGGCGCTTGGAGTCCATCACGATGTAGGCCCCGCCGTAAGCCTTCCGGAGCACGACGCAGAGACGGGGGACCGTCGCGGCGGCGTACGCGTGCACGAGCTCGGCACCGTGGCGGATCATTCCGCGCCATTCCAGATCGCGGCCCGGTTCGAAGCCGGGCGTGTCGACGAACGTCACGAGCGGGACGTTGAAGGCGTCGCACCACTGTACGAAGCGCGCCGCCTTCCGGGAGGCCTCGATGTCGAGCGTGCCGGCCCGGTACAGGGGTTGATTTGCGATCACGCCGACGGTGGCGCCGTCGAGCCGCGCGAGACCGGTGAGGAGATTCGGCGCGTATGCAGGACGCAATTCGAAGAACGACTCGTGGTCGAGCACGTCGGTCACGACCGTGCGCACGTCGTAGGAGGCAGTGGCCCGAGCCGGCACCGCGCTCGCGGCCCGGGCGCAGTCGCGGTCGACGGGGTCGCCGACGTCGTCGACGGGAGGGTCCTCGAGATGGTTGGCGGGCAGGAACGCGAGCAGGACGCGCGCCGCGAGCACGGCCTCGTTTTCGTCGGCGACCACCAACGCGGCGACGCCGCTCTGGCGGTCGTGGACCCCGGAACCGCCGAGCCGATCGCGGTCGATCGGTACGCCGGTGAACGCGGTCACCACCTCGGGGCCGCTCACGTAGGCGAACGCGTCGGCCGTCATGATCACGTGGTCGGCGAGCCCGAGCAGGAGCGCCGGGCCCGACACGGCCGGCCCGACCGCGAGGAGGACGATCGGTACGACGCCCGAGGCATCGGCCAGGGCCTTGGCAACCCGACCCCATGCGTGGAGCGACGCGATCCCCTCGTTCACGTCGGCGCCGGAGCTGGCGATCCGCCCGACGATCGGCACGCCGAGCTCGACGGCGAGGCGGACTGCTCCCTCGAGCGCCTCTCCCTCGGCGGTGCCGATGGCGCCCCGGTGTTTGCCGCCGTCGATGCTGAACCAGCTCACCGTCCGGTCGTCGAAGTCGACGAGGCAGGCCTCGGCCGCGTCGCTGCGGTGCCCCGTGATGGGCGTGCGCGACCCGATCCCGGTCACTCGAACGGGGTGAGGATCAACGTCGAGTTGTGGCCACCGAAGCCGAACGAGTTCGACAGCACGGGTTTCGCCCCGATCTCACGAACGGAGCCGAACACCACGTCGAGGCCGATGTCGTCCCCGATCCGCGACAGGTTGGCGGTGGGGGGGACGATGCCGTCGCGGATGGACAGCAGGGAGATGACGGCCTCGGCCGCTCCCGCCCCGCCCACCATGTGTCCCGTGCAGCCCTTGGTCGACGTGATCGGCGGCGCGGCGTCGCCGAAGGCCTTGCGGATCGCGGAGGCCTCGGCGGCGTCGTTCAACGGCGTCGACGTCCCGTGCGCGTTGATGTGACCGATGTCGCGTGGCTCGAGACCGGCGTCATCCAGGGCGAGCTGCATGCATGCCGCCGCGCCTTCACCGCCAGGTGTGGGTGCGGTGATGTGGTGAGCGTCGTCGTTGCGCCCGTAGCCGACCAGCTCGCCGTAGATGTGCGCCCCGCGACCGATCGCGCGTTCGAGCGACTCCATGATGACGAAGGCAGCACCCTCGGCCATCACGAAGCCGTCACGGTCGGCGTCGAACGGCCTCGACGCGTGCTCGGGATCGTCGTTACGCGTGCTCAGAGCGCCCATCCGCGCGAACGCCGACACCGTGAGGGGAGTGACGCCCGCCTCGGCGCCACCCGCGACGATGACGTCCGCGCTGCCGTCGCGGACCATGCGGGTGGCTTCCCCGATCGCGTGTGATCCGGCTGCGCACGCGGTCGAGATGCAGAGGTTCGGTCCGGTCCAGCCGAAGTTGATGGCGATGGTGCCGGCAGTGGCGTTGGGCATCATCATCGTGACGAAGAACGGGCTCACCCGGCTCGGCCCGCGCGCCAGGAATGTCGACTCGTTGGCTTCCATCGACTCGAGCCCACCGACGCCGGTCGCGGCGATCACCGCGCAGCGGCTCGGGTCGGCACCGAGCTCGCCGGCGTCGGCGAGCGCGTCGGCGGCAGCGCCGAAGCCGAGGAGCGTAACGCGGTCCTGGCGGCGCACCTCTTTCGGCCCGAAGTACTGCTCGGGCTCGAAGTCGAGCACCTCGCCGGCGATGCGTACCGGGAGCCCTTCGGGGTCCCACCGGCGGATCGGTCCGGCGGTGCCACGACCTGCGCGCACGGTGTCCCACATCGTCGCGACGTCGGCGCCGGCCGGCGTCTTCACGCCGATGCCGGTGATGGCCACTCGAGGCCGGCCCCGCGCGTCGAGAAACCCGGAATCCGTCATGCTTTGGCGGCGACCTTCGCCATCACCAGGTCGACGGCCTGCCCGACGGTGCCGACGTTCTCGAGGTCCTCCTCGGGGACGGAGATGTCGAAGCGCTCCTCTAGTCCCATGACCAGCTCGACGAGGTCGAGGCTGTCGGCGTCGAGGTCTTCCTTGAAGCGCGCTTCCTCGACCACCTGGTCGGGCTCAACACTGAGCACCTCCACTGCGACCTCACGCAGCGCGGAGACTGCTTCTGGACGTTCCATGGTTCCTCCTGGTTGTGACATGTTCGAAGACATCGTGAGGTGACGACGTCAGTGACCCATTCCGAGCCCGCCGTCGACGGGCACGACCGCGCCGGTGATGTACCCGGCAGCATCGGTGCACAGGAACGCTACGACGGCGGCGACCTCGTCGACAGTGCCGAGGCGACCGAGCGGCACGGTCTCCTCGACCCAGGAGTGCCACGCGTCGGGTAGCTGCTCGGTCATCGCCGTCACGATAGGCCCGGGTGCGACGACGTTGCAGGTGATCCCCCGGCTCGCCAGCTCACGCGCCGTGGAGCGGGTGAGGCCCACGAGGCCCGCCTTCGCGGCCGAGTAGTTCGCTTGGCCCGGTTGGCCACTGAGGCCGCTCACCGACGAGACGTTGACGATGCGACCGAAACGACCTCGCATCATCTTGGCGCTGGCGCGGCGAATCGTATGGAAGGAACCGGTGAGGTTCGTGCTCAGCACGTCGTGCCAGTGCGCGTCGGGCATCCGCATCACGAGCCCGTCGCGCGTGATCCCGGCGTTGTTCACGAGCAGCTCGACCGGCCCCCAGGCGCTCTCGATCTCCGCGAAGGCGGCGTCGACCGACGCGGCATCCGCCACGTCGGCCTGGATTGCGAGTGCGGCGGCGCCCGCGGCCTCGATCGACGCTTGTGTCTCCTTTGCCCCGTCGTGATCGTTCGAGTAGCAGATCGCGACGGAGTGCCCGGCTTCTGCGAGCGCCACGGCAGCGGCGCGGCCGATTCCTCGCGAGCCCCCGGTGACGAACGCGACCCGCCCCGGCGCGGAGGAGCCGCTCACGGCGTTCCCCAGCGCAACAGCACGCTGCCCCACGTCAGGCCCGCGCCGAAACCGGAGAGCAGGACGAGGTCGCCGTCGGTGAGCCGGCCGTCGTCGGCCGCCTCCGCGAGGATGATCGGGATCGACGCCGCGCTCGTGTTTCCGTACCGGTCGATGTTGACGAGGGTGCGCTCGGGTGGGATGCCCAGCCGGGCGGCCGCCGCTTCGATGATCCGCGCGTTCGCCTGGTGCGGCGCGAACCAGTCGACGTCTTCGACGGAGACGTCGGCGAAACGCAGGGCGTTCAGTGCGGAGTCGACGACGATGCGAACCGCGCGGCGGTAGATCTCGCGGCCCGCCATCTTGATGTAGTGCTGGCCTTCGTCGAGCAGCGCGGCCGTCACCGGAAGGCGGCTTCCACCCGCGGGGATGCCGAGCAGCCCCGATGCCGACCCGTCGCAGCCGAACTCCCATCCGAGGAGCCCCGGCCCGTCGTCGGAGGACTTCGACAGTACGACTGCACCGGCGCCGTCGGCGAACAGGATGTAGGTGCCACGGTCGCCGGGATCCGGACCCACCGTCGCAGCGGTGACCGCATCGATGGCGGCAGTGACGTCAGCAGCATCAGCGCCACTGGCCTCGCCCACGAACTCATCGTAGGCGGCCGTCACGACGGCTTCGGAGTCGATGAAGATGCCCGGCAGGATGACCGTTGCGAACGGAGCATACGGCTCCAGCAAGGTGAACTCGATCGTCGTGTCGTCGATCGCGGTGACCGACTCGAGGAACGGAGCCAGGCAGACCGATGGATTGAACCGGCAGTTCGCGCTCCTGGCGAGCTCGTAGGTGAACACGACGTCGGCAGCGGTCACCGGGTCGCCGTTGTGGAATGTCAGGCCATCGCGCAGCGTGCAGGTCCAGACGATCTCGGCCTCGTCGACCTCGCACAGGTCCGCGGCCATATCCGGGACCGGGGTCAGCGTTGCGTCGTACTGGTACAGGCCGGTGCCGATGAAGGCATAGGCGTTGGCGGTCGGAACGTCTGCGTTCGCGTTCGACAGCGTGGTGATCTGACCGTCGACGACCATCGTGATCGTCCCGGCGTTTCCGCCTGCTGACGGTTCCTGTGAGCCGCCTGCGGCCTCGGAACCGCCCGGCTCGGCCGACTCACCCGACTGCTGTCCACAAGCAGCCAGGATAAGCGCGCCGGAGAAGAGAAACGCCAATGCGTTCCACTTGGTCCGTCTCATTGCTCCCTCCAGTGATGGGAATGTGTACGGGTGCGGGTTCGCGCACGGCGACATGCCGCTGCTGAGCCCAATGGGCAATGGAGTATATCCGCTTGTCCACCTCCTTGATGGTCACTTGATCAAATGGGCGAATCAAGCTCGGAACGCTGCCACGCCGACGGGCAGCGCCACACGCAGTCCCCTGCTGCGGTGTTACCCAGTGATACCGTCCGCGCGCCCCAAAGGTTCATTTCGCTGCGCGGCGCCGGCGTGGGGCACCAGGAACCGGCGACCGTCGTGGGTGCGGGCTTCGTCCATGGCGACGCCGAAAACCTCACGGATCAGGTCGGGCCGCAGGATGGATGCCGGTTCGCCGTCGGCCGTCACACGGCCGGCGCCCAGCACGGCGACGCGCGGCGCATACGCTGTGGCCAGGTTCAGGTCGTGAAGGACGGCGATCACCGTCAGGCCGCGCCGTTCGCGGAGCCGCGCCACGGTTGCCAGCAGCGATGCCTGGTGCGCGATGTCGAGGTGGAGGGTCGGCTCATCGAGCAAGAGCAGCTCCGGCTGCTGAGCGAGCGCCATTGCGACCAGCACGCGCTGGCGCTCGCCTCCGGACAGCTCGTCCGCGTGGCGCTCGGCGAGGTCGAGCGCGTCGGCATCGCGAAGGGCGCGCTCGACCGCCTCGGCATCATCCGCGGATGATCCGAACCAGCGCGTCGCGTGCGGCGCGCGGCCCATCTCGACGATCTCCGCCACCCGGAAGCCGTCGGGCAGGACGAGCGACTGCGGCAGGACCGCAACGCGTCGCGCCAGCGCGACGCGGCTCCAGGCATCGAGCTCGCGGCCGAAGATCGCCACGCTGCCGGCATCGCGTGCCAGCGTGCCGGCGATGGCGCGCAGGAGCGTCGTCTTGCCGCTCCCGTTGGGGCCGACCAGCGCCACGAGCTCCCCGGCGCCGACCTCCAGATCGAGGCCGCGCAACACCTCCCGGCGCTCACCATGATCCCCTTCGTACGAGACGCGGAGCCCGATGACCTCGACGACCGCGGTCATGGAGACATCGAGGCCGACACCCGGCGCGAGCGGCGCAGCAGCCAGAGGAAGAAGGGGGCGCCGAGGAGCGCCGTCACCACCCCGACCGGAATGCCGCCGGCCAGGCGCGCTCCGAGGTCGGCCACGACGAGCAGCGCCGCGCCGAGCAGGGCGCTGGCAGGCAGCAGCAACCGATGATCAGGCCCCACAACCAGACGAAGCAGGTGCGGCACCACCAACCCGACGAAGCCGATGGTGCCGGAGATGGCGACGACGGCAGAGGTTGCCAGCGTGGCAAGCATGGTCAGGCGCAGCTTCTCGCGCCCGACGTCGAGGCCGAGGTGAGCGGCCGGGCCGTCGCCGAGCAACAGCAGGTTGAGGCTCCGCCAGCGCGCGAAGAGGAGGACGAAGACGCCGAGCACCACGGGCGCGGCGATGGTGAGATCGAGCCAGCCGACCGCGGCGAGCGAACCCATCAGCCACGAGAAGATGGCAGCCAGGGCGCGGCCGGAGGCGAACATGAGCATCGCGACGCCGGCCGCAAGCAGCGACGACACCGCGTAGCCCGTCAGCAGCAGCGTGACCGACGGCAGCCGTCCGCCGCTCCGCGCGACCGCAATCACGACCAGCACGGTCCCGATGCCGCCGGCGAAGGCGAGAATCTGAACGAGCCCGAGGCCCAGCCAGGCGCTGCCGGCGCCGAGGGCCAGGGCCGGGATGAGAAGCGGCACCACGATCCCGATCGTGGCGCCCAGGGATGCGCCTGCCGCGGTGCCGATGATGTACGGGTCGGCCATCGGGTTGCGGAGGATTGCCTGGAACACCGTGCCGGCGCACGCAAGCCCGGCCCCGACCACCATCGCACCCAGGACGCGGGGCAGGCGGAGGTCGATCACGATCGTCTCAAGACTCTCGCTGACCCCCGACGTCGCGCCGACGCCGAACAGCCGATGCACGAGGACGCGCAGCACGTCGTCCGGGGCGATGGCGACGCTGCCGAGGCCGATCCCGAGGACGAGTGCCGCGAGGAGAAGGACGATGCCGCCCCCCAGTACGAGCGCGGCCCGTGTCAGCGCCGGTCCCCGGACGAGTGGCCGCGGTGCGACCCCGGCGCGCATCGGGCTAGTCCGCGAACGCTTCGGGGTGGATGTGGCGAGCGAGTGCCTCAAGGCCGTCCACGATTCGTGGCCCCGGGCGCGTAATCACGACGTCCTCCGTCACGACGACCACCCGGTCATCCTGCACGGCCGTCATGGCATCCCATCCCGGGCGGGCCGCCACGCTCTCGGGCGTGATCGTCTCGTCGTAGGTCGCGTCCCCGAGCAGGATCAGCTCGGGGTCGGCGGCCACCAGGTCCTCGATCTCGATCGAGGTCGAGAGCGCGTCACCGGTGACAGGCTCGCCGCCGGCCGTGTCGATCAGGCTGGCGAGGAACGAGCCCTCCCCGGCCGTGTAGATGATGCCCTCGAAGACGCTCACTTCGTAGAAGGTCCGCGGCCGCTCGAGGCCGGCGACGGCCTCGTCGACCGCCGCGATGCGTGCGTCCATCGTCTCGACCACGGCCGTTGCCTCGTCCTGCTGCCCGATCGCCATGCCGACGAGCTCGATGTCGGCGGTCACCTCGTCGAGCGACTCCGGGTAGAGGACGAGCACGGACAGCCCGAGATCCGCAAGTTGGTCGATGACCGCGGACGGCGTCAGCTCATTGCCCGCGGCCAGCACTAGGTCGGGCTCGGCGGCGACGACGGCCTCGACATCGACCTGGGCCATGGTGACGACCTTGTCGATGTCGACGACCTCGGGCGGATAGTCGTCGAAGTCGGTCACGCCCACGATACGATCGCAGGCGTCGAGCGCGCACACGATCTCTGTGTTGGATGGCGCCAGCGAGACGATTGCCTGGGGCTCGGCCGCGAGGGTGATCTCGCGACCGGCGTCATCGGTGAGGGTCAGGGGATAGGCGGCCGGCGGCACGGTCGGAGACGCGGTGCTGGATGCCGGGCTGTCGTCGGAGGGTGCCGAGCTCGATGCGGGCGCGGGCGCGCACGCGGCGAGCAGGCCGAGGACGACGGGAAGGAGTGCGCTGAGACGGAGAGGAGTCATGGGTGATGCCTTCCCTTTCACGCGAGGGCGAGCGACATCGCGATCGGGCTGGCGACCTGACTCCCGTGCTCTTCGGCACGGATACAGTAGCGGGACTGTGCCGGCTTCTCACCGGCTTCTCCACTCACCCGTGGTCCTTGCGGCCACGGCACCCGTCGGCGTCTCTTCAGTTGGTCGGCCGATGCTACCAGACCTGCCGCTCAGCTGATGAAGGCCGAAGCGTGCCGGCGAATCGCCAGCGCCGCGTACGCAAGGCCGATTGCGGCGGCCAGCGCCGCCACGCTGCCGAGTGGACCGACCGCCTCGCACGCGGTCAGGTTCGGCGCCAGCCACAACCCGCACTGAGGTGCCGCAACGATCAGGAACGCCGAGATGCCGGCTCCGATCCAGCCCACGTTGAAGCCCACTCCGAGCGCCCAGCCGCGGCGCAACCAGACACCCCGTGCGACCGCCAGGAAGCCGATGCCGACCAGCAGCTGGGCCACGCTCGGAATAAGCTCGGCCCGGCCGCCGATCGCGCCCGGCAGGCCGACAAGGCCGCCCGCGACAAAGAGGGCGCCAACGGCTGCCAGCACGACCCCGGCCGCACGCACCGGCAGCGGCACGTCCCCACCGCTCGGCGTCGACCGACGCTCGACCTCGGGGTGCGGCGGCTGGCCGCCGGGTACCGATCCCAGTCGGTCGGGGGCGATCGCCACGATGGCCCGGTCACGCTCCGCAACCGACCGGAATGCCGCGACGAGGTCGATCCCGGCGGTGCGGATCCGGTGGACAAGGCGGAAGCATGGTTCCAGCTAGCACTCGCCGAACTCGAGGCGGGAGATCGCGCGGCCGCCCGAAAGAGCGTCCTGCGCTCGCTGGAAGTAGCACCCCGCTTTGGCCGCGCGCAGGAACTCCTGCTAAAGATCCACCGGGAGGAGCCGAAACCATGACGCGGAAGTCGAGGATCCTGGGAATCACCCTGTTGATCGGGGCCGCGCTCGGCTCCGCGGCCGACACGCCCTCCCCCCCGGATGTGCCCTACGAGAACGCGCCCTACAACGGCAAGTTCACGTTCGCCCGCGTCAAGTTCCGTCCGTCGGAATGGGGCGCCGGGCGCTACGAGTGGGGCCTCGATCTCAAGTGGAACCACGACTATCCGCGGGCCGAGCAGCACTTCCTGAAGATCCTCCGCGAGACCACGTCGATCGATCCCAACATGGAGTCGGTGATTGTCGGCCTCGATGAGCCCGCGCTCTTCGACTATCCCATCGCCTACATCAGCGAACCCGGCTACTGGCAGCTCAACGAGAAGGAGACTGCCGGCCTGCGTGCCTACTTTCAGAAGGGCGGTTTCGTGATCTTCGATGACCTCTTCGGCCGAGGGGTCTGGAACCTCGAGGAGCGGATGCGGGAAGTCCTCCCCGAGGCGCGCTTCATCGAGATCCCTCTCGACCACCAGGTATGGGACTCGTTTTTCAAGATCGCCGAACCCCCGCGCGGGCGTGGAGGGGGCGGAGCAGGCGGCGGTCGCGGAGGGATGGGCCAGTTCGGGGGCGGGCGCGGCGGCTTCGGGGGTGGGGTCCAGACCACGTACCACGGCATCTTCGAGGACAACGATCCGAAGAAGCGACTCATGGCCATCGCCGCCTACAACGGCGACATCGGCGAGTTCTGGGAGTGGTCCGACACCGGCTACGCGCCCATCGACCTCTCCAACGAGGCGTACAAGGTGGGCGTGAACTACATGATCTACGGCCTCACCCACTGAGCCCCGGAATCGGCGGCGCCGGTCGGCGAGGCGCCCCTACTTCAGCGTGACGCGCAGGTGCTCGGCCACCTCGGACACAAAGCGGTGCACCGAACTCTCCGCGATGCGGTGTCCGGCCACCGCGTTCATCGCGCTCCCCACCACGCCCAGCGGCGGCTCGTAGATTCCCGAGAAATCCAGCTGGGTTTCGGTGGTGGTGAGGGGATAGATCGCGAGTTCGGCCTTCATGAAGGGAAACAGGTGGGGATGGCTCGCCGCTTCCCACTCGAGGTAGATGACGGTGGACGGGCCGTCCAGACCCTGCGCGGGCAGATGCGAGATGTCCCGGATCCGAATGGCGATGTCCGCGCCCAGCTTGATCCCGCCGAGGTCGACGTGGAGCTCCGCCACCAGCGAGTTCGCCCGTGCTGCCGCGGTCTTGGTGGCGGCCTGGAACACGGTCAACGGCTCACTGCTGAGCGCGCGGCTCACTGTCTCGAACGGGTGGTTCACGTAGTCGTAGCTGCGGATCTTCTGGCTGGTGTTCACGAAGCGTTTCTCCCCTTTGTCGGTTCCGGGCCGTGCGTCGCAGTCTACCGCTGCCAAAAACGCGGCTTCAGAAACCTTGTGCGAGGTTCACGGGCACGCTATCCTCCTCGGACTTTCGGGCGCATCCTGAGCGGGGCGAAGCGGCAGGAGCGGTTTCTCACCAGTCAGTCCAAACCAGGTTTTCCCATGGAGCACTTCCAGAGGAGAGTTGAGGATGGCCGTGATCGACGTGATGGCCCCGCGAAGGTTCGGGGAAACCAGCCGGAAAGACGCGTGGTGGATCGTTCCCGGTCTCACCGCCGCGACACTGCTCTCGTTCGTGGTCTACGCCACCTGGGCAGCGTTCCAGGGTGAGCACTACCACTTCGGCAACTACCTCTCCCCTTTCTACTCCCCGGAGATCTTCGGCAATTCGCCCCATAGCCTCTTCGGGCCCCTGCCCTCGATCTGGCCGGCCTTCCTCCCCTTCTCGCCTGCCCTGCTGATCCTGTGGGCGCCCGGCGGGTTCCGCTTCACCTGCTACTACTACCGCGGCAGCTACTACAAGGCGATCTGGGCGGATCCGACCGCCAAGAGCAGAGAACCGTTTCACCCGGCCATTATGTCAGGTCGGTCCGCGACGACTGGGTCCACGCTTCCATGGCCTGGGCGATGAGGAACACCGGAATGCTGGCGCCCAGCCACCAGCGAACCGCGTGACCGGCAAGACGTCTCAGCGGCGGCGAGGCGAGAATTGCGCCTGCCGCCGCGACGCCTGCCGAGACCACAATCACGTTGGCCACCGCGCGCGCCGAGCGCCTCGTCATCGGCGACCTACGGCCGACGCTGGGTCGAGGTGTCCCGTTCGCGCCCGCTCCCGCGGATTTCTTCGGCGGCGCTGCTGCGGAGGTTCTCCGAGCCGCTTCCATAGGCGGACCCGGTCGCATACGGGGAGGTGCTGTCATAGGTCGAGCTCGCTGTCGCGCCTTCCTTGGCCGCATCGCGCATGTATCGCTTGGCTTCGTCGGTACCTTTGGCGACAGCTTCGCTCGCCTTCTGGTACACGTCGCGGCCCTTTTCGGCCCATTGACCCGCCGACTCGCTGGCCCGGCGATAGCCCTCAGAAGCCATATTGCCGGCCTGTTCCGAGAGCTTGCTCCTCAGCTCGGATCCCCGTGAATTCACTGGCCGTCGTTTTACAACGTCGTGACTGGGAAAACCCTGGCGTTACCCAACTTAATCGCCTTGCAGCACATCCCCCTTTCGCCAGCTGGCGTAATAGCGAAGAGGCCCGCACCGATCGCCCTTCCCAACAGTTGCGCAGCCTGAATGGCGAATGGCGCCACGCTTCCCGAAGGGAGAAAGGCGGACAGGTATCCGGTAAGCGGCAGGGTCGGAACAGGAGAGCGCACGAGGGAGCTTCCAGGGGGAAACGCCTGGTATCTTTATAGTCCTGTCGGGTTTCGCCACCTCTGACTTGAGCGTCGATTTTTGTGATGCTCGTCAGGGGGGCGGAGCCTATGGAAAAACGCCAGCAACGCGGCCTTTTTACGGTTCCTGGCCTTTTGCTGGCCTTTTGCTCACATGTTCTTTCCTGCGTTATCCCCTGATTCTGTGGATAACCGTATTACCGCCTTTGAGTGAGCTGATACCGCTCGCCGCAGCCGAACGACCGAGCGCAGCGAGTCAGTGAGCGAGGAAGCGGAAGAGCGCC